>Ga0075572_125_pt1 | contig 8074 bp, 10 predicted proteins | sample RifGroA1_FD_68158 | JGI IMG/M metagenome (GOLD analysis project Ga0075572, IMG submission 68158) | candidate division WWE3 bacterium GW2011_GWA1_42_46 | reverse complement strand
TGCCAACCCCTAACTAACGAATGAAAATATTGGAACTACGGCTTACGAATTTCCGTAACCATAAAAAATTAAAGCTCGGCCTTGATTACGGAATAGTTCTCTTGACGGGCAAAAACGGTGCGGGAAAAACCAACATCCTGGAAGCTATATATGCCTTGTCCACGGGAAAATCGATTAAAGCCAAATACGACAGGGACATGATAAATTATAGCGCCCAGTTTTCCGCGGCGTCCGCTGATATTGAGAATTCGTCCGGAAAATACTTACTGGAGATGCAGGTAATAAAAGAGCCCGACGCCTCAAATATCTCCTCAAAGAAAACCAAAGTAAACAAAGTTTCGAAGTCTTTGGCTTCTTTCTCGGGGATTTTCAACAGCGTGATGTTCTCACCGGAAGATTTGAACGTAGTCACAGGTTCCCCGTCCGAAAGAAGAAAATATATGGACGCGATTCTTGTCCAGACAAACAAGAATTATAAAAGGAACACCGCAGCATATTTAAAAGCTGTACGGCAACGCAACAAAATATTGGAAAAAATTGCCGAAGAAAACAGAGGCTGGGATGAAATAGGATATTGGACAAAAAAATGTCTGGAACACGGAACCTATATTCAGGAACAAAGGAAGAAACTATTCGACTATTTCAATAATAAATTGCCCGGAGCTGTAGAAAAACTAAATGGCAAAGATACGGAAGTTGAAATCAAATACCTGATGAATGAGATTTCGGAAGAGCGTTTGAAAAAACACGAAGAACATGAAGTACACGCAAAGACTACTCTCGTGGGACCTCACCGCGATGATTTTTGCATTTTTCAAAAGAATCACAATTTAGCGGAATTCGGTTCCAGAGGGGAACAAAGAAGCGCGATGCTTGCTCTAAAACTTTGTGAAATAAACTTTATCGAACAGGAAAATGACGAGAGACCTGTCCTACTTCTCGACGATATATTCTCCGAGCTTGATGAGAACCACCGTAGTTCGGTTTTCAACATTTTGGAACAGCAACAGACAATAATCACCAGCACCGAACCCCCTGATTTTCTTGCAAGTAAAAGCAATGCACACGAAATTAAAGTCTTGTAACTTGCGGGAAATATGCGAGAATTATCTCGATGTTCTACCCGGAATTTACCGTTACACAAAAAACTCTCAAAAACATCGGAACCGTTGAATACTCCCGGGCAATTGCCGACAGCGTAAAAATTCTTCCTGCGTGGGAAAAACAATTACGTAGAGAGGCACTGACCTCGCGAATATTTTCCCTGCTTAAAATTGAAGGAACCGGAATCGACGAACAAATCATAAAAGCATCTCTGGAAGGATTCACAGAAAATAAACCGCAGGAAGTTACAAATTTCGACGATGCTTTGAAAACGGCAAGAGAAATCGGGAGAAAACTGGAGCTGGAAGAAATCGACATAAAGTATATTAACCAGACACTCACACAGCGCCTGATGCCGAAAACAAAGCAGGGAGCCTACAGAACATTAAAAAAAACCGGTCGTCCTGATCCGGGAGAAATTTTAGCCGGAGTAGTGATGCTGTTTGATTGGTTGAACAGCCTAGACGCGAGGGAAAATCATCCGTTAATAACAGCGTCGATACTGACCGCGGAATTACTTAGATTGGAGCCGTTCGAGAACTTCAACCAATCGTCGGCGTCGATAGCATTTGATCTTGTTCTTGAATCTTACGGATACAGCCTCGGGGGTTTAATAGAAATCGACTCATACTTTTTAAGCTCGAGAAAAGAATTTGAAGAGGCTTTATCGGAGATTGAAAAAAATAATTTCGATTACACTCACTGGCTTGAGTATGTAACGCACGGGTTTTCCGCCAAAACCTACAACCTTGTTGAAAAAATAAAACTTCTGGAAAAAGACACTAAAGTCGCTAAAGCTACGGGAAGAGTAAAGGTCACCGAGAGACAGGAACGGATAATCGAATATTTGCAGGATTACGGGCTTATACAAAACAAAGATTTTCCCGTCATCTTTCCCGGAATCTCCGAAGACACGGTTTTACGGGACCTAAAGTCCCTACTCGAACGGGGAATTATCAAGAAATCGGGAAGCACCAAATCGTCCCGTTACGAACTGAGCTAGTGATAGAATAGACACATGAGATTCAAAGAATTCGCTTCGTACCTCGAGCGTCTGGAAACCACTCCCAAAAGATTAGAAATAACCGATATTCTGGTTGAACTTATCGGAAAGCTTACACACGAAGAAACTCCTCAGGCTGTTTACTTATCCCTGGGGTATTTAAAGGCTCCTTTTGAAAATAGGGTTTTTAATATGGCCGACAGACAGGTGGTAAAAATCCTGCAAGCACTGACTAAAGAAGATGTGGCTCGTCTTTACGCGGAACTCGGGGATCTGGGGTCGGTTGCGAAAAACGTACTGACTAAAAACATCGATAATAAATACAGCGTTACCGAAATTTACGGAAAATTACTGGAAATTGCATCTATAGAAGGATTGGGTTCGGTAGATTTGAAAATGAAAAAAACTACGGTGCTTCTTAATTCCGTAGATTCTCTTTCGGCAAAATTCATAACAAGAATTATTTTGGGGACGGTTCGGCTTGGGTTTACGGAACTCACTGTCATCACTGCCCTGGCAATAATATCGGGAGACAAGAAACTGGCCGAGAAAATAGAGCGGGTTTACAACGAGCATCCGGACATAGGACTGATTGCGCAGAGAATTAAAGAAAGCGGCATCGCAGGACTTAAAAAAATCGACATAGAACCGGGAGTTCCTGTCTTATCACAAAAAGCTCAGCGGGTCAGCGGCATGGAAGAAGCTTTTGAGAGAATTCCCAATGTTTGGGCTGAATTTAAGTTCGACGGCACAAGAGTTCAACTACATATGGATAGAAACAAAAAGGCGAAAACCGGTAAAGGAGCGGTCGATCTTTTCGGAGAAGTGGCTAATAAGTTCCTGATGAAAACCTACACAAGAAATCTCGAAGAAACTACTCATCAATATCCCGACCTTCTGGAAGCTGCCGATAAGCAAATCAAAGCCGACTCCATAATACTCGACGGAGAAGCAATAGGGTTCAACAGAGAAACAGGGGCGTTTCTTCCATTTCAGGAAACTATACAAAGAAAAAGAAAACACGGTGTAACGGAAGCAGCAAAAAATATACCCTTAAAATATTTCGTATTCGACATACTTTATCTGAACGGAAAATCCACAACAGAATTACCTCTGCGGGAAAGAAAAAAGATACTACGCAATATCATAGCCGCCGGAGATACCATAATTGTTGACGACGATATGGAAACGGAAAGTTTCGAGAAACTAGTGGAGTATTTTGAAATTGCAAAAGAAAAAGGTCTGGAGGGGCTGATTGTAAAAAACCCTGATGACAATTATCAAGCGGGGGCACGAAGTTACTCCTGGATAAAACTTAAGAAAGCTGATGAAAAACTACTTGATGATTCCGTAGACTGCGTTCTACTGGGCTACTACCACGGCAGGGGTGTACGGTCGAAATTCGGTATAGGCGGGTTTCTGGTAGGTGTTATGGATAAAGATGCCGAGGTATTTAAAACCGTAACAAAAGTCGGAACGGGACTTACCGACGAAGAATGGGTAAAAATCAAAAAGCTGGCGGACAAACACAAAACTAAAACTGTCCCTAAAAATGTTCTGGTTGAAAAAACTCTTCTACCGGATGTGATTATAGAACCAATGATCGTATTAGAAATAGGGGCCGATGAAATTAGTGTGTCTCAGAACCATACATCCGGTTATGCTTTAAGATTCCCGAGATTGATAAAGTTCAGGGAAGATAAAAATCCGTCTGAAGCTACTACCCTTAAAGAAATAGAGCTGATGTTCAAAAAACAAAGAGGAAAAGTGTGAGATATGGAAAGAATAGGAAAAGTCTTACAGAAAAGAAATATCGTCGGAGATGTCAGAAATAAGCACGAATTCCAGGCATACGGAAACCGCCTTGCCGATGAATTCAACGACCGCAAACACCGCTCTCTGTACATAAAACTCGCTAAAACCGAAGACCGCGCTCTACTAGAAGTTGCCCGCGAGTTCGTTATGGGATCGGAAAAGGCAACAACAAGAGGGCGTTTATTTATGTGGAAATTAAGCGAGCTTAAAAAACAAAGGTTGAACAAAAAATCCGAATAAACTAATATTTAGACACATGGAAAAGAAAAGCATCCTCTCGCTTCAGACACAGTTTATTATCTCGGCAGTGGTCGCAATAGTTTTTCTTGCGTCTGTTGTTGAAAGATCCGCGGTAAACGCCGTGTTCATAGTTCTGGCATCTCTTCTGGGTACAATCGTTCTGGATCTTGAGTATCCTCTCTACGCGTATCTTTTTGAGCCCGAAAAAGGTTTCTCCAAAAATTTTAAAAATTACATCAAAGATAAAGATTACAGAGGCGCACTGAAATATGTTTTTTATAACAGAGGTGACGTGGTGGACAAGTCGCTGAACAGTGCCTTATTTCAAATAATATTTGCCGTCCTTACAATACTGGTAGCGTATACATCTACTTCAAGGATAGCTACCGCGCTGGTTTTTTCGGTGTTTGCAAATTCTATTTTTAAAATGTGGGAGCACTACTTTAACGGGCAAACCGACGAGTGGTTCTGGGCTTTAAAAAATAAACCGGACAAGAAAGGGGTTATTGTTTACTCCGCGGCAATGATCTTGGTACTGGTTGTAAGTTTTCTAATTGTCTAAGTGCTATCTATATACGGAATTGTAATATCCATATCTATCTTCTCCTGCCTTATTGCTGCTGAAAAAATCTACCCCGAAAAGAAAAAAGAAATTTGGGACGCCGGGCTGTATGCAGTGATAGCAGGTATTGCAGGATCCCGTATTTATCATGTAATAGATTATTGGCAATATTACAAAGAATCTCCGGTGAAGATTCTGGAAGTTTGGAACGGCGGTTTGGGAATCTGGGGTGCCGTGCTCGGAGGAGCTTTGGGAATAGGTATCTATTCTTTAGTACACAAAAATTCTTTTTTGGAAATCACAGATATTGTGGCAACAGTACTTCCGCTGGGACAGGCAATCGGAAGGTGGGGAAACTATTTCAACTCAGAATTGGCGGGAAAAGAAACTTCACTGCCTTGGGCAATACAAGGCAAGCATCCTCTTTTTTTCTACGAATCGGTATTGAACATGATACTTTTTCTTCTATTAGTTAGGTTTTCGAAAAGAAATCCTGCACCGGGCGTGTTACTTTCCATTTACCTTGCCGGTTACGGAATCATAAGATTCTTCCTAGAATTTCTGCGGGTAACTCCATGGAAGATGGGTGGCTTGAATGTAGCCCAAATGGTATCTATACTTTCAATAGGAATTGCACTAATTATTTTTATAAAAGGACGCCGTAAATGATATTTTTATCCTCCGACCACGGGGGCTTGGAAATCAAAAAAGAAATTGCCAGATACCTAGAGGAAGGCGGAATTCCACATGAAGATTTGGGAAAAATGCTGGAAACGTCCGACTCCAAAGGGGTTTTAATCTGCAGAAACGGGGTCGGCGTAACTATTGCCGCCAACAGATACAAAGGAATAAGAGCCGGGCTTTCGTGGAATGAAACCCACGCGGCTTCCTCGAGAAGGGACGACAACACCAACGTGCTCACGTTGGCTGCAGATTACGTCAAAATTCATGAGGCGTTAACAATATTCAAGGCGTGGATGAATACCCCGTTCAGCAACGAAGAAAGACACAAAAGAAGACTCGCAAAAATATTATGATTATTCCTGCCATTCTCGAAAAAAAACCTGAAGAAATCAGACGTAAAATTGCCTTTATAGACGGACAGTGTGAATTTATACAAATAGATATTGCCGACGGAAAGTTTGTATCCGAAAGTTCTTACGCAAACATCGAGGATATAGCTTCTTTCGAACCTATTTCAAAACTTGAGATACATTTGATGACCGACCACCCGGAAATTTATGTCGAGGAAAGTTATCAGAGCATATTTAAAATATCGGCGCACATAGAAGCAAAAGGTATCGAAGATTTTATCAGAAAAGCCGTAACAAAAAGGTACACCGTGGGGATAAGCGTTAAACCGGAAACTTCCCTTGAGGATATAGATAAACTACCAGGGGGAATAAGTTTCGTTCAATTTTTAACCGTGCGCCCGGGTAAACAGGGCAACGAAATAATCCGTGATGTTTTTCCGAAAATCAGCAGTTTCAAACAAACTCACCCGGGAATCCGTGTACAAGTCGACGGGGGGATTAACGAACAAAATTTGCAGGAAGTCTTGAAATTGGGAGTAGATGATGTTGTAATTGGTTCTCAAATATTTGACTCAGAGGACCCTGCCGCGATGCTGTCAAAATTAAAGGGAATAAATTTATAATGAACGACATAACCACAATTTCTTCCATCGGAGGCGAAAACAAAATGTACGAACGCATTGCCTTCTTAGGCGGCGCTGCATGGAAAGAAGACGAAGAACCTTACATCCAAGCTTTTGACACAGCCAAATTGCTTGCCAAAAACGGTTATGAAATATTTAACGGGGGAGGCCCCGGAGTTATGAAGGCTTCTACAAAAGGAGCTCATGCCGGAGGGGGGAAAGCGTTCTCGATAACCTATCACCCTAACAAACCGAAAAGACACTACGAAGGAACTGACCTTACGAACGATGTTGATATGGAAACCGTAACACTTGATTACTTTGACAGAACGAAAGTTCTTCTTCAAAACACCGACGTCCACATAGTTTTTAAAGGAAGCATAGGAACCTTAAGCGAGTTCGGAATGTCGTGGGTCAATTCCTGGATACACGAACCAAACAGTAAACCGATTATAATGTTCGGTGATTTTTGGAATGAAGTTCTGGACGCTATCGAAAAAAATCTTTTTATAAAACCTGCCGAAAGAAAAATGCTCACTACATGCACGACTCCGCAGGAAGTGCTGAAGTTTATAGACTCGTTGAACAAAAAATAACGCCGTCCGTTCCTTGTCCTCATTCTGCAAAGACCTTATACTACAGTTAATGCCCAAGTCCCCTGTTAAAAATGATGTTGAAAAAATCGCTCTCATTGCCAACGAACTAAGAGAAGAGATTGTGAGAATGCTGCTCGAAGCGGAAAGCGGTCATACGGCGGGGTCGCTTGGGATGGCAGACATTTTTGCTTCTCTTTATTTCAAAATTCTTAATGTAGACCCAAAAAATCCGACGAACCCCGATAGAGATAGGTTTGTCCTCTCCAACGGACACATATGCCCTTTACTTTACGCAACACTTGCCGAAAGAGGGTTTTTTCCAAAAAGTAAATTAAAACAGTTACGGAAACTTAATTCAGATTTGCAGGGGCACCCAAAGTTCGGTTCCCTCCCCGGCCTAGAAACCTCCAGCGGCTCACTCGGTCAGGGCCTTTCTCAGGCAGCAGGAATGGCGATGGCGGCAAAAATCCAAAATAAACCATACCGTGTATACTGTGTTACCGGAGACGGTGAAATGCAGGAAGGACAGATTTGGGAAGCAGCGATGTTTGCCCCGAATAAAAAACTGGACAACCTCACCTGGATAATTGACAGAAACAATATTCAAATAGGAGGACACACCGAAGACGTTATGCCGTTGGAAAATCTCCGCAACAAACTTGAAAGTTTTAATTGGTACGTGTTAGAAATTGACGGACACAATATCGAAGAAATAATCGGCGCCTGCAAAATGGCGCGTTCGGTAAGTCAGCGTCCTACTGCTATAATTGCACATACGATACCCGGTAAGGGTGTAGAATTTATGGAGTATAAATTTGAATGGCACGGAAAGGTTCCATCCAAAGAACAGGCTTTGAAGGCATTGAAGAGTCTGGCGTCGTTGGAAGGCAAAATTAAATCGGATTATGACTAACAAAACAAAAACAACTTTAAACATGAGCCTGATTCCATTGGTAGTTATCGTGGTTCTAATGATAGGAGCGGGTTATTTTTTACTTCAGGGAGAAATAAAACTCCCGGGCTTTAATAAAGGCACCCAAATTAGAAGGCTGGATGGATTCCCGACTGTTATAACAACAGAAATGCCTCTTGAAAAG
>Ga0075572_128_pt1 | contig 9575 bp, 8 predicted proteins | sample RifGroA1_FD_68158 | JGI IMG/M metagenome (GOLD analysis project Ga0075572, IMG submission 68158) | candidate division WWE3 bacterium GW2011_GWA1_42_46 | reverse complement strand
ATAGTGCCGGTACAATCCGACCTTAAAGGTACGGAATTTAAAAAATTTGTCGGAATCAAGTCCGTAAGCTATGATGAGGTCTTGGACCTTCATCTGGCCTTAAAAAAAGAACGTATATGGAACTTATTGCAGAAAAAAGAGAAAAACTTGGTAAAGCCTCGAAAAGCCTAAAGAAAACGGGCTTTATGCCCGCTGTTATATTCGGAAAAGGCTTAGAATCCCAATCTATAACAGTACCTCAGGTAGAGGTTGAAAAGGCCTACAACGCGGGCGGAGAAACTACCCTTATAGACATAAAAATAGGCAAGGAAACTGAAAAAGTGCTTTTTAAAGAAGTGCAGGAAGATCCCCTTACCGGAAAAATAATCCACGTCGGCTTTTACAAACCCAACCTTAAGGAAAAGACCGAAGCTCAGGTGCCGGTCGAAGTAATAGGCGAGGAAAACAACGAATTCTTAAAGACCGGAGGCGCTATAGTCTTAATACTCACTAACGAAATAGCCGTGGAAGCTTTACCTATGGACCTTCCCCACGCATTTATAGTCGATGTGTCTAATATGCAGATCGGCGATGTGGTCACGGCAGGACAGCTTAGCTACGATACCTCCAAAGTGAGCCTGGTCGACCTTGAAGCCGGAGATATGGTAATTAAGCTGGATAAGATCGAGGAACAGGTAGAAGAAGAGATCGCCGTAACTGAAGAGGAAGCTCTTGAGAAGATAGAAGCCACTGAAGAGAAAGAACCTGAAGAAGGCGAAGGGGGCGAAGAAGGTAAGGAAAAGAAAGAAAAGAAGGAAGAAAAGTAAATTCCCCTGACAAGTTTCCCCGACAGTTAACCGCTTAAGTTACGCTATTAAACTCCCGGCCACTCTGATTTTGCCAGTATAGGTTGTTTCACCAAACCTTTTTCCAAAAATTCCCCCCAAATTGTTTCCGTTACAAAAGGCATAAATGGGTGTAACACCTTTAAGCAATTTATAAGAAGATAAGAAAGATTCTTCAGCCCCGTTATCCTCAACGCGGGATCTTCCCTTAACTTAACATCTTCAATATAGGTAGAGGCCAGCTTGTCCCACATATAGTGATAGATGGCATCCCCGGCATCTGAAAATCTGTACTTGCCCAGTGATTTATCCACGGTATTCACCAGTTCTTTAAAATCGTCGTACATTTCCAGATCCGTCGAACCTTTGGCTAAGTCGCTGTGCTTAAAACTTTTTAAATCTTCTGCTGTCAGATTTTCCTGCTCCGTCAGCATAAATAAGAATCTGACCATGTTCCAAATTTTGTTCGAGAAGTTTCTGTAAGACAAAACCTTGTCTTTTGGGAATGCAAAATCTTTTCCGTTGGCGGTCCCGCTTATTAATCCCATCCTCAAAGCGTCGGTACCGAACTCACTCTGGTACTCTTCGGGGTTAATAACGTTTCCCAAACTCTTGCTCATTTTCTTGCCGTCCAAGGCCATTACCCTGCCGTGAAGGTAAACATCTTTAAAGGGCGGTTTGCCTGTAAGGTATATTCCGAACATTATCATTCGGGACACCCATCTTGTGATTATCTCCCAGCCTGTTTCCAGAACATCCGTTGGGTAGAAATGTTTAAAATCGTCCGAGTCAGGATACCCTAACGTGATCAAAGGCCACTGCCCGCTGGAAAACCACGTATCAAATGTGTCGGTTTCGGGTAAAAATCTTTCCCCCGGAGAATCTTTTTGAATGACATACTTTGCACTATTAGGGGCAAATAGAGACTGCAGCCCTGAAGAAATCTCGCCTATTTTGTGTTCCTGCAAAAGTTCTGCAACTTTCCCCGAGATAGCCTTACCGTCTTTAATAAAAGTCACGAATAAATCGGGGTTCTCATCAACGCTATACCACGCCGGAACTCTTATCCCCCAAACTATCTGACGGGAAATCGCCCAATCCCTCATATTCTCCATCCATCTCGTGTAAGTTATTTCCTGCCACTTAGGATAGATTTTTACACCGCCGTTTTTTACAGCATCCAAACCGGCCTTCTTCAAACTTTCCACTTTTATAAACCAATTAGGCATCACCAGCTGCTCAATGTAATCCTCAGTTCTGTAATCAACCGGTACAGGGTGCACGTAAGAGGTATCGATTTTTTCCATCGCCCCCATCTCCTGAAGATCTTCAACGATTTTGGCTCTGGCATCTAAAACTTTCATTCCCGCATATTTTCCCGCCAACGCCGTCATTTTTCCGTCAATCCCGATTACCTGTTTTACTTCCAGCTTATGTCGCAATCCTATCTCATAGTCATTTTTATCGTGGGCGGGGGTAACTTTTAAAACTCCTGTTCCAAAAGAAGGGTCAACATAGGAATCACCTATTACAGGTAAGCTGTTTTTTCCCGTAACATCCTCAAAAACAATTTCTTTCCCGATGTAATCTCTGTAACGGGGATCTTCCGGGTTAACCGCCAACGCCGTGTCCCCAAGCTTGGTTTCCGGTCTTACCGTAGCCACTGTTAAAGGACCGTATTTAATATAATAAAGGGGGTCGGTTCTTTCTTTCATCACGATTTCGGCGTCCGAAAAAGTAGTGCCGTACTTAAAAGAGTAATTAACAACGTAGTCGGAACGGTAGATGAGGCCGTCTTTAACCATTTTTTCAAATGTGCTCACGACGGTGTTAATGGATTTTTCTTCGAGAGTAAAAGTGTAGCGGGACCAATCAACGCTCGCCCCCATATTTTTAATTTGCTCTTCGATTAAAGATTTGTTATTCAAAACAAATCCCATCATCATTTTGTAAAAAGTGTCGTGGTCGTAATCAAAGCGCGATTTTCCTTCTTTTTTGAGCTCCCTCTCGTAAGTGGTCTGAGATTCAAAACCTGCGTGATCCGTACCGGGGACCCATAGAGCCTCGTAACCCCGCATCCTTTTCCAGCGTATTAATAGATCCTCAATAGCTATCATCAGCGCGTTTCCGACGTGCATCTTTCCTGATGCGTTCGGAGGAGGAAGTATTATTGTGTAGGGTTTTTTACCTGAAGTTGAGTCCGCTTTAAAGGCCAATGCGTCTTCCCATTTTTTAAGGACTTCGGGCTCTTTTATTTTATGTTCGTACCTTTTATCCATAGTTTATTGCCTGAGATTATCACAAAAAACGTGCCAGCTCAATCAAAAAATGGTATATAATAAGTCAATGCGTTACAGCCAGACAATCGGAAAAACTTTAAAAGAAGCTCCAAAAGATGAAACAAGTAAAAACGCCCAGCTTTTAACCAGAGCCGGATACATCAGTAAAGAGATGGCCGGGGTCTATGTTTTTCTTCCTTTAGGATTAAAAACACTGAACAAAATTGTTGAGATTATCAGAGAAGAAATTGTGGCTGTCGGTGGTCAGGAACTCCAAATGACCGCTTTGCAAAACCCCGACTCCTGGAAGAAATCCGGAAGATGGGGCGATGATGTTGTGGATATTTGGTTTAAGACAAAGCTTAAGAACGACACCGAGATAGGACTGGGCACTACTCACGAAGAACCGTTGGCAGCTTTAATGTCCCGCCAAATAAATTCTTACAAAGATCTTCCATCCTACCCTTTTCAAATCCAAACTAAATTCCGAAATGAAGTCAGAGCAAAAAACGGACTTTTAAGAACCCGCGAATTCTTAATGAAGGACCTTTATTCTTTTAACAAAGACGAAGAAGAGCTCGATGTCTTTTACGGGAAAGTCACCGAAGCATATTTCAAAATATTTTCCCGCGCGGGAATCGGAGAACAAACCTATCTTACCTTTGCCAGCGGAGGAACCTTCAGCAAGTACAGCCATGAATTTCAAACGGTATGCGAATCGGGGGAAGACACAATTTATATAGACCGCAAGAAAAAAATAGGGATTAACAAAGAGGTTCTGACCGGCGAAGTTTTAGCGGACCTGGGCGTTAATAAAGAAGACACACTAATGCAAAATAAACTTGAAGTTCTTTTCGACGATAGGGAAGATGCTACCGCAGGTACCAAGTTCTCGGACGCCGATCTTATCGGTATCCCCTACAGAGCCGTGGTCTCCCGAAAAAACGGTACAAAAATAGAGCTCAAAAAGAGAACGGAAGAAAAATCCGAGTTGTTAACTTTGGAAGAGTTACTCCAAAAAATTTCTTAACTTAAACAAGCCCCATTATATTCAAAGACGGCTCGGCTTTAATCTCATTTAACGCTTTCGTAACATTATTGAAGTAAGCCGCCGAAGCGATGTAGACGGCATTGTCGGTGCACAATCTTGGTTCCGGAATAAACAAACTCACACCTGCTTTCTCCGTTTCCTTTTTCAAACTCTTACGTAACCGTGAATTAGCAGAGACGCCCCCTCCCACCAACAAGCTTTTTACACCGAAGTTATTTACTGCCTTCATAGTTTTGGCTGTAAGAACATCCACAACCGCCTCTTCAAACTCCCTGGCCGTGCAGGGAACTTCTCTTTCACCTGAATCCAGGTATCTTTTCACCGCTGTTTTTAAACCTGAAAAAGAAAAATCGTAATTATCCTGATCCAGCATGGGGCGGGGAAACAATTTTGCAACCCCCTGCTCTTTACACTCCAGAGCTTTTTTTGAAAGGAGGGCTCCTCCTAAATAACGCGAGATGCCCATCATTCTTGCAACCTTGTCGAAGCACTCGCCCGCTGCGTCGTCCATGGTACCTCCGAGATAAACTAGGTCTCCGTGCCCTTTCATTAAAACAAGGTCTGTATGTCCGCCGCTCACTAACAAACACACTGCAGGAAAAGTAATACCGGAAGGGTTCCCGGTAAAGTTGGCGTAAATGTGCCCCACAAGATGATTAACCGGTATAAGAGGTTTTTTCCAGGCCATTGATAAAGTTTTGGCGGCAGTTACTCCGACCACCAAAGAACCTATCAGTCCCGGTCCTACGGTTACCGCCAAAGCGTCGATTGAGGCAATAGCCTGCTCCTTACCGGAACAGCCGGTCTTTTCGCAATAATCTTCAATTGTCCTTTCCAATACAGGAAATATAAACTCCAATTGTTTTCTTGAAGCAACTTCAGGTACAACTCCGCCTGTTTTTTCGTGAAAATCTTTGGACGAGGCTACTACCGACACCAGCTCTTTTACACCGTCTTCAACAACAGCGCACGCCGTCTCATCACAGGAACTTTCTATAGCCAATATTTTCATGGGGAAAGAATACCTTAAAACTTTTCTTATTTAAACCCCGGCACTACTTGGGAGATATGATTTCAGCCTTCGCTGCCTTTAGAGCACTCTCGCTGGCAATCTTTATATCCAGAGGTGAGGCAAGAACCGTGTTAACAGCTCCCTTTAAAGCGTTGACGTAGACATCATTACCGGCGCGTGAAGCGAACGGCGAGGTCTTAGCATAAGTAGCGGTTTCCAGTATAGGCTTAAGATAGCTTCCGTAAGGACCTGTGGAAACCTGATCTTTTAAAGAAACCAGACTGAAAGGGGCGCCGTAGGTTCGGTATCTCGACGCCGCATTGAAAATCGCCAACTGAGAATCTTCCTGAGCCAGGAAGTTTATAAATTCCCACGCAGCGTCTTTATTCGGGCTGGCCGCGGGAACCGCATACATCCAAAAGCTTGCCCAGGAAACAGGAGTCTCCAAAGTAGCCTGAGGAACCGGAGCAACGCCGACCTGAAGATCGGGGCGGGCTTTTAAAATATCCAGCAAATTCCAGCTGGGTACAAATATCATGGAAACTCTTTCCTGGCCAAAAGCTGCGGATGCTTCGGGAAAGCTATCGTCCCATCCTTTATCTGATTTACTAAAGAGAATGTAGAAAGCCAGCGCATCCCTTGCAGGTTTGCTGTCAATTCCGCCGGGAACTTCAACGCCCGCCTGAGCAAAAAACGTCCCAAGTATATCGGAGAAGAAGTCTATGTTGTTAGCTGTTCCCATAGCAGCTCCTGCTCTTGTTACAACCCCGTTCTCATCTCTTTTAGTTAAGTTAAACGCGAGTCTCCTAAACTCTTCCCACGACGTCGGGGGTGATAGCTGGCCCTCTTCTTCAAAATGCTTTTTGTTGTAAACAAGGGCGATTCCATCGTAATACATGGGGAGCGCGTAAACGTTGCCGTCAAAAACAGCACTGTCTTTTGCAACCGGATAGTATCTTTCTGTAAACTGAGCTTCGTTTATAACTTTCGAAGGTGCGGGAGCAAGAGCACCTTTTAACGAGGGTACCCAGGTGTTGTGGACTAAAAACACATCGGCAACATCGGGCTGGCTTATTCTTCCGACCAAAGTTTCCTTATACTGGGAAGCTTTCATTATTGATCTATCGTCGTATCTGATATCCACGTTGGGGTGCGTCTCTTTGTATTTGGCAACCAGCTCCGTCATTACCTCCGGATTTTCCCACAGCCCCCAAACATTTAAAGTTACGGGGCCTCCCGGTAAAATACCGCCGCTTCCTCCGAATAACTTACCCACTACAGGTAAATCCTGAAGAGTACAAGCTGTAAGTAAAAAGGGGATAGCTAATATTAGGGCAGTTAGTAAGAGCTTATTGCGCATTAAAAGAATTATATATAAATATCAATTTCTTTGTCCATAGGCATACTTCCAGGAGAGACCCAGGATGAGGAAAAACAAAAGTGAGGTTTGGTGCATTGTCCAGAAATAATGGTCAAAACTCATTAATAAAAGCAGTACGGACATGGTCAGGAAAAAGGGCACCGCATCTTTCCGGAATACCCCGGCGTATGCTTCAAAAAATATAAGCAAAAATATTACAAAGGCAAAAACACCCGACTCGGCAAGTATTAAAGCAAATACGTTGTGCACGGGCTGGGTAAATCTAATATCATCGGTAACCTGGAAGTCGTCCACGTACGAAGTAAAATTATTTGCCCCGACACCGAGCAACGGAAACTCCCCCGCAACCCTGTAACTCGCCCCCAGCAAACTATCTCTCCTGTAAAAAGAGGCGCTGTCGTATGAAAAAGGCAAAAACGGAATTAGCAATATGAGCGATGCCCCAAAAAGATACAGATACATTATGTGCTTCTTATCCGGAAGTATTTTGTATAAAACTAACGTTAAAAACAACGCAGCCCATGTAAACAAACTAAACGTGAGAATTAGCGCCAGCATCCCTAAACAAAAAGACACAAGACTTAACCTACTTCGGGGAATCCAAAAAATAGCCAGCACCAGCATAACTGCCAGATATCCTGCCAATACATTAGGGTGCCGGAACAACCCCATCGGCGGAAGAATTGTAGTGCCAAAGAAAAACTCCTTTGTTATTAAAGGGCTGGACATTGAGTAAGGCTGCTCTCCCAAAAAAAGGTAACTATCGAAAACGGATCCTTTCACTAAAAACTGCGTTATAGACAAAACACTGATAAATAAAAATTGGATTGTCAGAATTTTTTGCAGGAGTACGCCGTCCTTTTTAATATCTATCCAAAAATATGCGTATACCGCAACCATCGAATATAAAAAGATTCTAAACAAAAACCAAAGCGACGGAAGAATTCTTGAAGCAAAAAGGGAGGATAAAAAAAGTATTCCCAAAAAAATACTTAATTTTTTAACAGGGCCTTGCAGACTTATCTTTTTTCTTTCAAAAATAACTGCAAGTAAAAGAGCAAGCGCTAAAATGTCCTGAATATATAAAGTGGGAACAAGATAATCCACAAGATTGCCGTAAACATAAGAGCCGGAAAATTCGAAGTGCTTACCGAGATTTACAGGTAAAACTGCGGCCAGGGCAAAGAATAATATTTTTGAGACTTGTATCTTCTTCATTTACCTCAGCTTCTTTGAGGCAGCGTAAGAAGCGGTTATGAAACCATCGTTCAACTTCGGCAGTTCTTGTACATTCAAAGCTTTTGCAATTAGATAATCCGCTAAATGAGGATTTTTTGCAAGTATTGGCCCGTGAAAATAAGTGCCGATGCAATTTCCCAGAATGATACCTTCGGAACCGTCTTCGGAGTTATTGCCGTGGCCGTAAGTAACGCGCGCGAAAGGTTCCGCGCCGGGGTCCAGGTATGTCCTACCCCCGTGATTTTCAAAACCCACAATTCTGTCTTCCAAAAAATTTACATTTTTGAAAACAGGATCGGAAGAAATTTTTCCCGTCAAAGTTGCCCGGACATTACCTATACAACGCGGCTTATTTTTTCCGAAATGAATTGTATGTGCTTTAAAAATACCCAACCCCTTTAACTCCTCTCCGTCAGAAGCTCTGTAATAATCGCCCATTAATTGGTATGAACCACAAACAAAAAGTCCTGTCTTTCCTGAGGTCACGTAGTCCAGGAGAAAAGGCTTTTTTTCTTCCAAAAAATCCCCGTAGATGGATTTTTGAGACGAATCAGGACCTCCCCCCATAAATAACAAATTTATCTCTGACAAACGATTGTGGGAGGTAAGTTTTCCTTTATCGATTAAGAGGACCTCGCATTCACAAATATCCTATTAGAAGTTTGCTCACAGTATTTTCCTTCCTACCAGCATGTTTCTAAAATCCAACATTGCCGAGTAATTGGGAAACACCGCAACATTCTTAACGGAACTTTTTCTTTTTATTAAGTTTGTGATGGACTGCACTGAAGCCGACACGTTTTCTTCGGGAATAAACACCTCTGCATAATCAAGCCTGACAGCCATATCGTAAACGCGACCGCCGGAGACATAAATTTCCTTGTCTTTACATGCGGAAAAAATGACGGAAGGGTCCACATCATATATCCAGGAAACATCACGTCCGTCCGGAATGTTATCGTTCAAAATAAAAAGTAACGCGTCGAATTCGCTCTTTCTTTTTTCAAAAACTTTCAAGTTGGTTGTAAGACTCGCAGCCTGAAAATCCGACAGAGCTAAAACTGCATCCTCTGCAGGTATTTCTAAAAAAGACAACGTTGCTAATGCTGCTTTTATGTTCTTAATGTGAAACTTCGACGTCAGGTCTGCCTGCAATAATTTTTCAGAAATACTTTCTACATCCAGTATCTCCGCACCTGCAGGAAAAAACATGTTTCTAAAGTAATCAAAAGATTTATCCAAAACCACAAAGCTTACATTACTTTCTTTTAAGGATTCCTCCCATCTGGAAAGAATAAGATCGGTCTCCCCATAGCGGTCCAGCTGATCCCGCGAAAGGTTCAGAAGCACCACTCCTTTGACACGCATTTGATTTAAAACCGAAGGAAGTGAAAACTCATCGACCTCCAAAACTGCATAATCGGCTCGGCGTTTGCTAAAAATCGGCGTTCCCTGTAGCAGTGCCGACACTAAACCGTTGGTTAAGTTTGCTCCGGAGGAATTAGTAATAACTAAGAAGCCCCTTCTCTGTAAAACGTGGTGAAGCATTTTGGTTGTGGTTGTTTTTCCGTTAGTCCCTGAGATCAGCAAGGTTCCTAGAGACGGAGCTATTCCGGGGTCAGATAAAATACCGGGATAAATTTTCAGAGCAAGGTGCCCCGGCCAAGTTCCTCCGGAACCCAAGCCAAATAGTTTAATAAAAAATCTAAGAAATCTTGTAATTAGTAAAGTTAAAATTAACATTTATTATCCCCATTATATTTCATTAAGTTTTATATATACATATTCA
>Ga0075572_122_pt1 | contig 14181 bp, 16 predicted proteins | sample RifGroA1_FD_68158 | JGI IMG/M metagenome (GOLD analysis project Ga0075572, IMG submission 68158) | candidate division WWE3 bacterium GW2011_GWA1_42_46 | reverse complement strand
GCTGGATTTTGCATCAAATAAAATTATTTACGAGTGTGACACAGAAACTACTGAATTAGGTTTTTACGATTTTTATCAAGTTAAACACATGTACGTGATGGGGGAGGGCGGTGTTACCGTGGATTTAACTGAAGAATTAGAATCGGGGTCGAAAATCTTGCTGTGTGCTCATCCCCGTTTTACTACTCTTGGGCTTTCGGCAAAAACAAAAAATATCTACGTCCCTGACTTTGTAAAGTATGCCGATAGAACGTACTCGCGTGAGAGACTGGACGTGCCTCTCGTTTTACATGAGATAGGACACCTCAAACATCTTGCTACCGAACCGGAACGTTTTGATATCAATGCCAGAGTAGCGACAAATTTAGTTTCCCTGCTCCATATCAAAAGAAGCGATTTAGAAAAAAACATACGTGAAAATTCCATGGGGTTTTTAAAACCTTTATCTGACATGATAGATAAGTATGCTCCCGCTATTATCGAATCAGAAAAAGTTGCGTCGGCTTGGGCGTGCAGGTGGATGGAAAAGAAAAAAGAGCAGGGAGCAGTTTTTTGGGAACAACCCTACGAAGACTACTGGCAACAGCTTGAAACTGCATTAGCTACTTACAAAATGCTTTTCGCAGTCGAGCCAAAAAAGTTGCACGACGATTTCTTTCCTAAATCCGAGGACGCGCCCTGGATATATTAAACAAAAGGCAATAGTGTGGGGTTAATTTGCAAATCACCGGCTACCATCTTTCTTTCCTAGTGCTACAATTTTATTATGAATAAAAGACCGTTTGCCCTCCTAATAATACTTACAATAGTAACGTCTGCCGGGTTGATAGTGACTTTTAAAATTAAAAATCCGCCGGTAAATATACCTAACCGCATCGTTCAAACTCCCGTAGAAACCCCCGAAATGATCGTAGATTATCCAAAACCTAATGATGTGGTCAGTAGTCCTTTAATAGTGAAGGGCAGGGCAAGGGGATCCTGGTTCTTTGAGGGGACTTTCCCGCTTACTTTATATTACGGCGTCGGGGAGGATTTTGTTGACGGGTACGCTACGGCAAAGGGTGAGTGGATGACGGAAGATTACGTAGAATTTGAGGCAGTTATAAACTTTTCGGTGCCCCCTACAAATGACGGTTTGCTGTCTCTTCAAAGGGATAATCCTTCGGTTACTTTAATAAATTTTTAAAATACTATAACATTAGTGATTAAAAATAATCATGAAGTTTAGTCAGTTGTGACAATTCCGCTTTTATGCGGATTTTTTTTATTTATTTCTTGGATTGGGAGGTGAAAAGAATGAACAAGATATTAAAGAGCATTTTTTCCCTAGCATTGTTTTTTGCTTTTGTGATGCCGGTTTTTGCGGCAGATTTAACAGTTGGAAATGACTCCAACGCAAGACCTAACATAGACACGTATAGTAACTTCACCATTATTGACACTAATAATCCAGCAGACTTTTCGGGAGACTTGGTATCCTTTAGTTACTGGGCGTCTAATGTTAACGCGTTTCGTTTCGTAGTTGTGGATGATGTATCCTCTGTAATCTGGGTAAGCGACGAAATAACACCTGAGTATATAGGAGTAAACACATTCGAGCCCCTAACTCCAGTTCACGTCGAAAAAGATTGGAATATAGGCCTCTATTTCGCATCTACAGGCACCGTCCCCTATGTTTATGACGGTTCAGCTAGTTACTGGACACCAAACAACTTCGGACTACCAGAAGTGGGAGATGTTATTGACCCTGAAGATGGTTTTGGAAGCTCTGCTACAGATCGAACTTACTCATTTGTAGCAATAGGGGAGTACACATTAGATTGGGGCTCAGAAGTAAATGCCTCGGCGTGTACTAACAAAATCGGGAAACCAGTAATTAATATTACAATGAAAATAAAGAATGACATTGATTCTGGGTTTCACGGTTACTGGGCATACGACAATAACAATAGACAGATACAGGTTTGGAAAACAACCGATGGTGAAAATACATACTGCGCTATAGCCAGGTACGAAGGTCAGTTTGACGCCCAAAAAGACATGAATAGCCCAGGTGCAGGCGATATATCTACTCTCGATGGCGATGAAGATGGCACCTTTCAAGGAGGATATAGAGCAACGATAACAGGTAATTTACTAGAAACCCCCTTGTGGGAAACAAAAGGAAACGTGGAAACGATTGATTATGAATGTAATATCGTTACCACAGTATGTACTTATGTTTCTTGGGTAGACCAGTATTTTGAAGAAACCAGCATTTTTTCTTATAACTGGTGGGGTTGGATATATCACGGAGGCTCTCACGGAACATGGATAAATGCTGAAGAAGGTAGTGTTGGAAACATCGAATGAAACAGTGACATTAAACAACAGGACAACCCACCGAGGAACAGGTGGGTTGTTTGTTTTCTACACGTCACTAAATAAATCCCAACTAAAACTCACGAAGTGATTAAAAAATTTTAAATCCGTACTATAAGATACAGAGGCTGTAATCCCCATCACTACAGCAATTAACCGACGGGTAGCATTGTGCGTAACAACAGGGTAATCCGTCGTCTGGTGACTTTGACTAGATACATCTCATAGGGTAAGGTTAAGAAGCTTCGTTAAATAAACACATCGCTAGACATTAGATTTTGTTTCCGCACTCATCATATATTAGGACTCGTATCAATTTTTCAAGAACGGCGGTGAAAATATTATGAAAAAATTTATTCCCCTTTTCGTTACAGTTTTGATGCTATCCCTATTTGTTACTCCGGTTTTCGCACTAGGTGAAAACGGAAGCTTCGAAACGGGTACAGACCCAGGTGCCTACACAGAACTTAGTTCTGGTGCTGGCAATATTGACAACTGGACCATTGTTTCAGGATCCATTGACTACATCGGTACATATTGGCCCGCATTCGAAGGCAGTAGAAGTATCGACATGAGCGGTACCGCAGCAGGTTCGATCAGCCAGACATTTACTACAGTAATCGGAACTACTTATGAAGTAACTTTCGATATGGCTGGAAACCCTGATGGTGGACCGGTAGATAAAACCATGACTGTCATGGCCACAGGTGGTTTAGAAGAAGATTACACATTTGATTCAACAGATAGCACACTTGCTGCTATGGGGTGGTTACCAAAAAAATACACGTTCACGGCCACTGCGACGGACACGATACTAACCTTCACTAGCACAACAGCTGGCTCCTTCGGACCGGCACTAGATAATGTGAAGATTGAAGAAACCACAATTCCGGATGAAGATGAAGATGAGGATGAAGATTCAGAAGATGAAATAGGAAGACCTGAAGATAATCACGGGTGGTATGTAAGCACAGCAGAAAAAGAAGTCAGACATGACGTGGCTCAGTCCAGAGCTGGTATGCCTGAACAAAGCAAAAAGAAGGATAGATAGTATAAAATTCGACTTACGTTAGATAACAACCCACCAGGAACAGGTGGGTTGTTTGTTTTTAGGCACTTCCATTCAACAAATCTTTTTTCAAAATTTGGGATTTTACCACTCGAAAATGAAGATTAAATGAAATATTTATAAAGCCTGATATTTTAACATACGAAAATGAAAATAAAGTGAAAAACCTCCACCGAACTTGGAAAGCTCGTTTTAAAACGGCAGAAGCGTGTTGGAGATGCTCGGACGTTTACTACCTGGTAATATTCTTACCCGCTACCTCGTCATAGCACTCCGGTATTAGGTAACTTGAGTAGTCCGGGTAATCTTTAAAGGAACTACACAAAATTGAGCCATTCCCGTCAGCCAGAACTTTAACTATGTCTCCTTCTTTAACAGCGAAGAAGTATCCGCCTCCCACCATCTCATCAATAGGATTAACCGATCCCGATATGTACTTGCCCAGGTGATTTTTTATTACTATTTCGCTTTTACTTAAATCCAATCCTTTGGCAATCAGTGCTTCCCTAATTTTTAAGGCATCTCCCTCTATATCACACTCATATTTGCACAACCCGAACTGACTCCCGTCAGATTCCGTAATTATCTCAAGAGTGCCGCCTTTCGTAATGCAGTTATCTGAGGCCGGGTTACTCATGCCGGCTTTATTTGTATCATCGGCTATTGGTTGTTCGTTAACGATGGGAGCGGGAGCTTGGTTTTCCGTCACCGGTTTATTTGTCGACTGATAAAAATAAACTCCTAATAAAATAAGGAGTACTAAGATCGGGAGCATTATTAATTTGTTTTTCATACTTATATTCTATCACTATCGGCTTAGGTGCGGCATTTTATCACACGAAAGTGAAAATAAAATGAAAAAAATGAGGAGAGTTGGTTTTTGGCCGCGTCTCCTCAGAGTTTAAAGCTTGGTCAACCGTCTAGATTGTTGTGTCTAGTTGGTGATAAAATGCCCCAGACCTGGATCCGAGTAAATAGTTACCCCGTGATAGTCTCCCGCAGGATCGTTGTAAACTTCTTCCAGTATGGCGTAAGATCCCCAAAGAGGATTGCCGGGTCCGAAATAGCCTATCTTAACGAAAGAGGTATAGTGCTGTTCGACACCGTTCGCGTCAATATAATCCCCATTCACGTGGTTTGTTAACCAACCACTACTAATACTCGAGGGGACTCCATTTACCAGGCCGCGATCCAGTTTTTGGTCGTTATTACAATCAACGTTTGATAGCCAATCATCGGACCATTTCATAGATAAAGCGTCGTCGACAAAATCCCCGCTCTGACTACCGTACAAACCATCAATTTTGCGGTCCACGGAATCGTAGGTCCCTTCAAAAAGGTGAGCCTGATAGTTATAACCGAATTCATCAAAACCTACCTCGATAGGATTACCTGCTGAGTCAAGAATGGTGCCACTCTGTATTTTGGCGCAAGTGCTGTTCGACCAGGCGGTTTCTTCACCGGTGACAGGATCAAATCCGACAGGCTTGTCCGCCAAAACTGGCGACACTACCATACCAATCAAAACGACTGCAAGCATTAGTGAAAACAGACTCTTCGCTTTCATTTATTTTCTCCCTTTCTCGATTCTGGTGTATCAGATTTATACGACCAAGCAGGGGATAAATATACCACAATATCGTTGAGTTGGGTAACGCTAGAATAGTAGACATAAACCCCGAGACAACAACCCGCAACAAGCCTACAATTAAACTAATGGTGAAAGGAGAGGATATGATTACGTTGCAATGGCGCGTTGTTTACGTAAAAGGGTGCGGGGATAGGGGCGAGGAGTGTTTAGAAGTGACGGGTCGTGATTTCAGCACAGTTTTCTCTGCGTATTCGCATTTTTTGGGACCAGTAGAAAGTGAGGGTACTGTTGCTAATGAGCCGGTTTACAGCACATAGCACGAAAAACCACCTTTTATAAACAAAAAAGGTGGTTTATTTTTTATACTTAACCACATATATACATCGTAAAGATTCCCGTGTAATAATAAATACATGACCAAAATATTAATTATTGAAGACGATCATGAAATTCAGAATCTTTATAGAACGGCATTTGAAATTGAAAAATTTGAAGTAATTTCAGCGCTGGACGGAGAAGAGGGCTTGAAGAAAGTGCATGAAGAAAGACCTTCTCTTATCCTTTTGGACATCATGATGCCGGTACTGGACGGCTTCCAGGTTCTTCTACGCTTAAAGGCAGACGCTAAAACTTCATACATTCCCGTAGTTGTCCTTACCAGTCTTGCCGATGTAAAAGATGCTCAGTCCTGTTTATATATGGGAGCAGTGAAATATCTAATCAAAAGCGAATCTACTCCGAAACAAATCGTTGATATTGTAAAAGAAACGCTGGGGATTGCGGAAACAGTTTGACGCCCCTTACAATTAATTTAGTAGCCTAAAGTGTTATCTTCAATAAACTTTTCTTCACAAGTGCGGACACACAGTTTATTTTCTGTATCTGACTTGCAGGCATCAATACAATTTCTTAGAGGTCTTAACTTATCATCAAGTGTGGAATCCAGGGAAGCAAGTACGATTAACCCCGCTCCGATAAAAATTACAGGTATTAAAGTTAAACCTATCTTTATCCATAATTTCCACTTCGGCCAAAACCACATAACGATAAGCCCTACCGGGTAGAACATTAGAAGGAGGAATACTGTTACTTTGGAGGCTGATTCTGATATTGTTTTTTGGGGTGTAGCGGGTTCCATACTTTTATTATACGCGCAAGTCTCAGCAAACCCTCAGCAACAACTGTTAAATTTCCATTTAGTAATTAATTTCGGAGAAAAAAGAATGAAAAAAAGAAATACATTAATTTTAGGTGGTGTTGCTGTGGCAATAGCCTTAGGAGGTGCCATCTTCCTCACCAACAGCAAGGTGCTTGCTCAATATCAGGGTAAGTATCCCCCAATAGTTCAGAAACTTGTAGATAAATTTGGTCTAAACACAACCGAAGTGGACAAAGTCATGGAAGAAGTTCAGGCCGAGCGAGGTACGCGCATGCAGGAAATGCAGGCAACCCGTCACGCAGAAATTGAGGCAAAACTTACCCAGGCAGTTCAAGACGGTAAATTAACAGAAGATCAGAAAACTCAGATCTTAGCCAAACTTGCTGAGATGGAACCTGTACAAAATAGAGCAGGGGACACAGCCGGCTGGTTTGATCTAAGTGCAGAAGAGCGCCAGACCAAAATGGATGAGATGAGAAACTCTATGGAACAACGCAGAGCCGATTTAGAGGCTTGGGTAGACTCACTGGGAGTAGATTTGGACGGAATACTAGGATATGACGTCTTTGGAGGACGCGGAGGTCCCGGAGGACGTGGTGGCTTCGGAGATGGTCAAGGTTTTAGAGGAATGCCTTCTCAAAACACACTCAGCAACTAACTTGAGCTGAAAATAAAATTAGCGGGCGGTGAATTCACTGCCCGTTATTTTTTGTTTGTGCGTAAAAAGTTTTTTAAATCCGAAAATCATTGACTCGCATTTTACAAAATGCTAAAAACACAAATCAGATTCCTCCGTTTTTTTTGAAATTGTCTCCACTATTTGAGTACTCGAAAATACTTATTAAAAAAGGGTAGAGCCAGGACTTCATGTTTGTATTGGTATTTAGGGGAGTATGATAGCTTTCGCTTTCAGACTGGGTTCCCTATATTCCATACATTCACTGATCCTGGCTCGTGTGACTTTCTCGGTTCTTTATTTTTTATCCTTCGGGTCTTCGTAACTAAGTGCAAGGGTTTAGTTGCTTTCGCGACTAGTGGGGAATTACTAAGCTTTGGAGTTCTATCTTCCTTTTAAGGGGATGGTAGTATTTGTCAGAAGCTCGGTTTTTCCTTTGCCTTGAGTCTTAGTTCCAGGGTGTGGTGCTGGAAATAGCTTTGAGTGTTACCTCTGGGCTCTTTACGAAATTTGTTTGATATCCTTATACAGGGCGTCACACGGGGATTTGGGCTTGCGCTTTGTCCGGGTACGTTATACTTCTATCGATTCCCTTCCGGTTATCTTTAGCAAGTTTACGTGAAGTAATTAGTTTTCACCAATCTGCTCCATGACTTCCAAACTATCCTTCGGGTGTAACAACCGGTCTTAAGGGGGTAGTGGCTTTCGCTACTAGTAGGGATGACGGGACCTTGTATCTCTATTTTTCCTTTTAAGGGGATGGTAGTGATTTGCGGTTCCATTTTTCCTTTACCTTGGTGTCCTGTTCCGGGGTTTGCTAATGATGACTCGCGTCGTCGTTAGTTTTCCGGGAGTGTAATTTGCATTACCTCGCTACTTTTCTGTTTTTAAAGTTCCTTGAAAGACGTGGAAGTGATATTACCTTTTTTAAAATATTTGTCAAGGGTACGTGTGAGAAAATTTATAAATTTCTTATTACTTTGCGGTAACAGCCGGAAGAATTTTATACGCGGCGTTCCATTAAAAGCTCTATATGTTCTTTTCCGTCTCCCATTAATGTAGTTTCTTCGCCTACGGTCTTAAAACCCAGCTTTTCGTATAATCCCACAGCGTATAATTGCTCATTATTCACAGTTAACGTTATTTTTGATAATTTATGGTCTTCTTTTACTTTAGCTAAAACAAAGTCAAATAATTTTGAGCCTAAACCTTGGCCGCGTGCCTTACTTGTAACGAAAACACCAACAATGTTTGCTATCTCTCCTACCTCATCATTACTTATGTAAGCACCCATAGTACCGACGGCTTTCCCGTCTTCAACTGCAATTGCGTTGTAACGGTTTGCGATTCTTTCCAACCACTGTTCTTTTGTAAATGTTTTTTCTCCGGAATAGCTGCTTCCGAACGCCTGTGGTTCACATTGCAAGGCGTCCAGTCTAATGTCTTTATATAGCTCCCAATGCTCGGGGGTTACGGTCAAAATTTCTACATTTTTATTTTTTTCCATGTGTGTATTATACCAACTAGCTTAAAGGCGTGGTCTCTTATGGTCTAACTTCCTATGCGATAGTGAAGTATAATTAAATTATGGAACCCGCACTTATACCACCAAAAGACACTACTGAACTCGAAACCGCTTATACCTTCGCCGATAACATACTTAACTTCGACGCCACACATCCCAGAAACCTACAATTCTATAAAAACGTTTACGCAAAAAATCCTGAATATGTTTTGGTGTTTAAACCTGCTGGAATACTCGAAGGGGTGATATTTTCTTCGGATCAAGACACCGAAACACTTTTAATAGGAGAGCTTGCGGTTTCAGAAACGGCGAGAGGAAAGGGAATTGGGTCAAAGCTACTTTTAGCGATGGAAGAAGTTGCCCGGAAACACGGTAAAAAAGAAGTTTTACTGGGAGCGCTCGGAGACGCTGAGAATTTTTACATAAGACACGGATATTTACCTAAACTTTTTGTCCAAGTAAAAGGAAATGATAGGTTGGAAGAGATAGCGGCTTTATCTTCAGCATTGGTTATGTGGAAATCCACAGGCGATGGGTACAGCAAGGTAGTTTTCGACACCGGAAAAATAGACAAAGAACTGCAAAATAAATTTGAAGAAAAACTCGGAGCACACACACAGTTTTTGTTCTCTAAAAAAATAGACTATCCTCAGTCCAACAACGCGAGTTCCTCATCTGTCAGCTGGTAGTTTTCGTTGTAATAGAGGGCTTTCTTAAACTCTTCTTTCGCGGAACTTAAATACCCCTGTTTCATTAAAATACGCCCCCTAATCTGGTATAGTTCGGAAAAAGCCCTGTTCTCGTTATCCAAAACTTCAGCCGTCATTTCCATAACCTTTTCGTCGTCGCCCAGCTTTTCGTACGCCAAAATCGGTTCAATCTGATACCAAAGCATTCTAAAAGGTAAACGGCCGGTAACCATTTCATAAGATTCAACCGCCCCCTCATAATCTTCTAAATAATAATCGGCTACCGAAAGATTAAACCGGTCATAAATACTTTCCGGGTTAGATTCCAACATTTTTTCCGATTCTTTTTTCGCGCTTTGCCAGGCATTTTTTTCGTCAACATTCTCACCTAATATTTTTTCTGCTGTCTCTTTTTGTGCAGGTCTCACCAAAACTATGTATTGGTAGTTAAAAGCACTCCACAGTTTATTGAGATCCTTATACGTATACTCCAGATTTTTTCCTTGATAAGAGTCATCTTGTATGAAGACGCCCTTGCTGTCGTCGTATCCCTTTATAATGCGGAAATGCCCGATATACTCTTCATCTTTAAGCCAGGTTATGGCAATCACGGGAATGTCGTTGTAAATAAATTCTTTTATAAGCTCGGGGGTTCCCATCGGGCGGAGATAGTAGAGAAGCCCGTATTCTTCTGCTTTTTTCCCCAGCTCTTCGGGATTTACAGCTTTATCATCGTTGTCCCCCTGCGGGTTTTGGAAAGGTCTTAGCTGGTCACCGAGTGTCTTTTGGGAAACATTGATACCGTAGTACGAAAGAGCCATTGATAAAGACGCAGGACCGCAGTTATTAAAGGTTTGGTAGATGTGGTAGTCGTTTACCAAAGTCTTTGACGTTGGTAACCGGTCGGGTATGGGCTCAATTTCTTCTTCAAACGCAGATGTTTCGGGTTCCTCAGGGACCGTTTCAGCAATAGGATTCTTTATTTCTTCCTGTGGTTTGTTAATAGGATATACAACCAACAGCACAACTGCGGCTAAAATCGGAAGAAATAATAATTTTACAAATGCAAGTACACTTCTCACTTGTTATCGGATATTACATTAAATATCCTTTCTTAGAAACTTAAGACTGTTTAAAAAGTGAGGATAAAATAATTACGGACTAAGCAGTGCGATTTAGCTATGTGCTAAACTTCTGGAATGAAAATAAAAATAAAAAGATTTGATAAAAGTATTCCTTTACCTGAATATAAAACTAAAGGCGCCGCCTGCATGGATTTGTCTGCCCGCGAAACCACAACAATTCAACCTCAAGGATTAGGATACATTCCTCTGAACGTGGCTCTTGAAATTCCACAAGGTTGTTGGGTTCTTTTAGCCGCGCGTAGTTCGACACACAAACTCGGGCTTATTCCTGCCAACGGAATCGGTATAGGGGATTCGGATTTTAGTGGGGACAACGACGAATATAAGCTAATTGTTTACAACGTTACAAACGCCGCCGTTACGGTAGAAAAGGGCACAAGAGTAGCCCAAATTTCCGTAATAAACTATGAAAAAATGGAGCTGGAAGAAGTAGAAACGCTCGGAAATACGGATAGGGGAGGGATTGGTTCAACCGGCTTAAAGTAATTTTTCTTTGAAAAACTCCACGGTTCTTTGCATCGCCGTTTCGTAGTAGGGAGATACAATATTGTGTCCCCCTGCTTCGTACTCATACACGGAGTAATCTTTTCCCGCACTGTCTAATACCTCAACAAGATCTCTCGTGTACCCAATATTAACAACGTCATCATTTACCGAGTGGTGAAGTTGTAATGCCCCCGTTAAATAATTGATATTCTTCGTAAGAGATATGGAGGACCAGAAATCATTATTGTAATCTATGTATTCGGAACCATCGCGTAATTTCTGGATCTCCATAGAATTTTCGCGATGTACGTCTTCACTTTGCTCTGACGTCAGATCCGGCCTGTGCACATAACTATTGTCACTTATTCTGTACTTAGCAAAATCTTCATAACTATAAACTGCTCCCGCCCAAATTACTCCCGCCTTTATTTCACCCGACACCAACATTGCTCTAAGCACCAGGTTACCACCCATACTATGGCCCCACATTCCTATTTTTCCCGGATTTACATTTTCATACTTTTGAAGACTCTTGACCGCGCTGATAGCATCGATCGTGTATGCTGACGAAAAATAAGAGCCTGTTGAAGAACCCTCTGAGTTGCCGTGCCCTCTAAGGTCGATTTTAAAGACTACAAAGCCGTTTCTGGCCAGGCTGTCTATGTAAGAAACATAACTTTGGGTAGTTACATATTGAGCCGGGGGAATATAGCCGTGGTTGAATATAATTGCGGGATAACCGCCTTCGGGGGGTGCTTCCTTAGGAACAGTCAAATATCCGTAAATCTTATTCCACTCGCTAATATAACTGGCTACGTACTTTTTATAATTTGAGCCATCAGAAAGCTCTTCCTCAATAATGGGGGCGGGGGAGTCAATTTGCTGAGACCTTAAGTAATCAATGCTTATAGGGGAAACGTAAACTTCTTGCTCCGCTTTTGTAAATGGTGAAGTTATATTTGTAGTGACTGCCGAGGTTCTATCCGTACGCATTAAGTACAGAGCTACGATTGAAACGGAAATTAAAAAGATAAGGGCAATAAACTTTTTCATATCTCAGAACAAACATACTAGCATAATTTATTATAAAAGAAAAAGCTCCGGTAGTTGACAAAAAATACCGGAGCTTAAAGTGCGCCTTTGCAGAGTTAATTACCTAATTTCTTTTTCAACAAAGGCAAAAAATACTGCTCAAGGTAGATATCGCCCGGGTCAGTTTTACCTGAACCTTCCACTTCGTAGTGGCCGATAACGTTCTCGATGGGAATATCATAAGTTTCCATAAGAACGAGTACCAGGTCGACAGTCTGCGCTGTAATAATTTCAATAGAGCGCACCATGGCTGGAGAGGCTTTACCGTTCAACATAGTGTTATACGAACGGCCGCCCATCTCAATTTGTACAGAATGGCTGTCAAGATTACGGCCCGCGCCACGGCATTGTATTACACCACCCTCGTACATCGTGAGAAATTGTCCGATTCCATCAAGGCCGACACCAAAATGCACGCTGCGCCCTCCGCTGTCTCTTCCTGCCAGACCATTCCACGTTGTAGTAGAGAACCACTTTTCAGGCGTCTTTCCGGACTGGTCGTCAGTGTGAATAACGATTGTGTCGGGGACAATTACCTTGTTCACGTACGAAGTCTTTGGCAAAACCTTGTAGTAATCGCCGAAACAAATCTTGTCCGACCCCTCCTGACAAGCCTCCGGTGTGTAAATAAGCTCAGGATACGGAGTACGGACAACCGGGTAAATTTGTGCCTGTTCGCCGTTGTCGAATTGCGCTGCTGCGCTGTTGTTTAACAACCCGAACATAACAAATACCAGTAATGCCACTAAAAACATTCTCTTCATATCTCCCTCCCCGTTCGGTAATTTCTCTTATTTGAGAATTCTAATTTGGCTTATAGTATATCAATAAAGGTTTTTGGGCAATACTTTTTCCTATTTCGTACTATAGGATATATACGGGAAACGCTGGGTGTGTGATGTATAATTAGGTTATGAAAAACGTAAAAATTATAGGCATAGTTCTTTTATTAATTTTACTTTTGACAGGCGGTTATTTCGGCTACAAAACTCTGAAAAAAACATCTACAGGTATAGACAATTCGGACAGCCTAACGAACCAAATTAAAGGAGAGGGACAAGAAAGTGAAAGCTCTTTCTCAGGAAAAATCACAGATTTAATAACTTTAGGAAAATCAGTTAAATGTACCTACGCTACGCCGGAGCAAGAGGGAACTACAGGAACGGGAACCATATATGTCTCAGGAACCAAAATGAGGGGGGACAGCACCATTACAATGTCCAATAACACGAGCGTAGAAAGCCATTTTATTTCAATGGACAATGCAATGTATACATGGAGTCCTTTAATGCCTCAAGGATATAAAATTGTAGTGGATGAAGAATCCTTGGATACTGAAGAACCCGGTAACATTCCGGAACAGGCAAAAGCTTTGCAGGAAAGTTTTGATTATAAGTGTCTTCCCTGGATTCCCGACCAGTCGTTATTCGAGCTACCAACGGACGTTGAGTTTGTTGATTTATCTGAACTCACAAAGACAGTTGAAACACCCGGAGAAACAGGCAACACCTGCGCACTTTGTGACCTGATGGAAACAGAGGAGCAGAAAGCGCAGTGTTTGAAAAGTATGAATTGCGAATAGTCCTGTGAATAGCAAAAGATTTGTACACGCACTAAAACGGCTCATAAATAAGCACGTTTATATTGTTGCTTTTTCGGCAATCTACCTTGCAGCGTCATTACTACTTTATAAAGACTTCGGGGTTACATACGACGAAAAAGTCGAGTACGATGCTGGGAAATACCTTTCAGCCTATCTAGTAACTCCCACAACTTTAGAGTACACAACTAAGCTTGTGAACGATAAGTCTGACAACATCAAATATTCTCACCAACTGCCCTTATTTAGCACCTACTCAAGAGTTTACCCCGCCTTATTAAACATCTTAAACCCCTCTTATTACTTCGAGTGGTTTCATCTTCAAAACCTTATTTTGGGACTTTTTTTATTTCTTTTTTCTTACGCGATACTTTATTTAGTGTATGACGACGGCTCGAGGGCAATTGTCGGACCCGCACTTTTGTTACTCACGCCAGCTGTGAGCGGCCACATACCGGCAAATCCGAAAGATATACCTTTCGCGACAATTTTTCTTCTAGGAATCCTACTTATTACATATTTTATGAAATACCCAAAAAACAAATCTGTGGAAATTCTCGCGTTAGGTGTGGTTTTCGGAATTGCCCAAAGCATGCGGATTGTAGGAGCAACACTTTTTGTAGTATATGTTCTATTTAGTATTTTTCGATTAGTAACCGGTAAAGAAAGCTGGGCAAAAACCCTGCTAAACTCGACACTTATCCTAATGATTTCACTATTTATTTGGGTGTTAAGCGTACCTTTTTTAGGAACAAACTTTTTTGCCAATCTTATATATATAGTTACCG